>Ga0076286_119_pt1 | contig 14190 bp, 13 predicted proteins | sample RifGroF2_FD_67790 | JGI IMG/M metagenome (GOLD analysis project Ga0076286, IMG submission 67790) | Parcubacteria (Uhrbacteria) bacterium GW2011_GWF2_46_218
ACACCAGTCGAGGATGTCGCTGATCCAGGTCCACAGGGCAGCACGATCTTCCCGCCGGTAGCAGGGGGTCTCGCCCACCACGCGCTCCTTGGAGGGGCGGGAGGGGGGACGGGCCTGGCCGGAGAGCTGGGGGCGGCCGGTGGAGGGGGAAGAGTTTGCGAGGGCAGCGATGCCGCCCAGGTTCACGGTGGGGGTGGAGGTCATGGGGTACTCCTTGGGGTTGGAAGGGCGGGCGAGGGAACCTCGTCCGTTTTGGGAAAAGAGCATGGGCATGTGCCCACAAGACCGGAGAAGAACTGGACATATTGATTCCGAAGAATGTGTGTCCTTGGCAGTCGGGCGTATGAGCAGAGTAAGCCGAGGCTTAGTCGGTTCATTTGACTGCCATCCTTTTGTCCTTGGATGACCGGCAAGGCCGATTGTCTTTGGATAAAAGGGTTCATCGTCTCCTCCGTGCTGGTGGGAGCAAATCCCTTCCGTGGGGGCGAACGATTGTTCGTCCATACGGAGGGGCGGGCGACGTTGACAAAAGTCATTGTCGCCCTCGTGCGTTGCAGGCTTGTCCCCCGAAGCTTTAGCGAAGGGGGATGGCCAGCCTGCGGGGGGGGGGTCTAGCCGGTCGCACGCTCGGCGGCGGCCGGGGCCTCGTGGTCGGACTGGCGGCGGTCCTTGCGGGTCTGCCAGTCGGCGCGGTGCGCCTCCTTCATCTCGTCTCGGAACATCGCGAGGGGCTTCCTGGCCTCGGCCTCGGCGGTGACCGCCTCGGACCTGCTCATCTTGCTGTTGTCGATCACGGCCAGGCGGAGGGCCTGGTAGTGCTCCAGCACGTCGCGGATCAGGGTGAACAAGAAGTGGATCTGGTCATGGTCCTTGCGTGCGACCAAGATATCTTCTGTGATTCCGTCCACGGGGAAGATCTGCCTGTGCCACTTTGCGATGGCAGCTCGGGCGGTGCGGCTGTAGCGGGGATTGTCAAAGACGCGGGGGGCGGTGTTCTGGGTCGTCATGGCTTCTTCTCCTGGGGGGTTGGTGACGCGATTGGCGGGCTTTGATCCGCCGTTGTTGGAAGGAACACGCTAGGGAACGTCAATCTCGAACCGGTTTTGACCAAAGATCTGGACCTGCCCGAGGAGCTGGGCATTTTTGTGCACAACTCTTTAGGCGCGTCGGGGGGGTAAATTTCTAATTTCAAATTCCTAATTTCTAATGAAGGAAGGGGGGTCTTAATTTCTAATTTCTCCCGCCTATGGCGGGATCCGGCTTTGCCGGACAATTCCTAATTTCCAATGGCCGTAAGGCTCAATCATTAGAAATTGGAAATTAGGAATTAGAAATTTTTTCCCCTCCGTGGGGGCGAACGATCGTTCGTCCATACGGAGGGGCGGGCGACGTTGACCAAAGTCATTGTCGCCCTCGTACGTGGGGGATGCGGGGGGCTAGGCCGTGCGGCGCCAGGCCTTGGCCGGGGGGGCCGAGGACCAGGTGCGGGGGGGACGGGACATGTCGCGATCGCGGGTGGGGTTCTCGCGGTTGAGCTTGCGCTCCTCCGCTGCCTCTGCTCTGCGGCCGCGACCGGCACACCAGATCTCGAGGTTCTTGTTGACATTTCCACGGCCGAGCGTGTACGCCCGACCTTGGATGCCACCCTTCTTGGCCATGCACTCCTGGTGGAAGAACAGGTCACCGTACACCTGTTCGACCGTCATCTTGGGGTCGAGGGACAGGCTACGGCGCCGTTCGATCTCACCGAAGTGGGGGACCATCACGTCTCCGCTGATCTCCTTCCCGCACACCTTGCAGCGGCGGGTGACCTTGGGGGCCTGTGCGGCGGGGGCGGGGCGGCTGGCGATCTCGGCCTGGCGCTTGGCCTCGGCCTGGGCGCGGGCCTCCAGGATCGGGGCGATCTTGAGCTCGAGCTCGTTGAGCTCGTACTCGTAGCGGGCGATCCCCGAGCAGATCGCGATCAACTCTCCGATCTCCTTCCCGGGGGCAAACAGGGCGGTGCGCAGCTCGGTGATCTTGCCGCGGAGGAACGGGATCCTCTTCTCGGCCTGCTTGGCCTCCTCGACGGCCTGGGCCTTGGCTTCGATCTTCTCGGTCTGCACCTTCTCTGCCTCGATCTCGACCACGAGGGTCTTGATCTGGGCATTGAGGGCGTCGGCGAGGGAGAAGTTCTTGGACATGACCGCGGCCGTGAAGGCGGCGCGGAGGCTCTCGAGCTTCTCGGTGCGGGTGGGCTCGGCGGGGGCGGGGGCGGACTCGACGACCGGGGTGGGGACGGGGCGGGCGGCGTCGCGGCGGGCGAGCTTGGCCAGGTGGGCCTTGGCCTTGGCGCGGCCATTGCGGTCGCGCTCCTCGGCGGTAGCCTGTCGGGCCATCTGCTCGCAGCGGAGGGCATCGCGGCCGTCCGGGGGGGTACCCTCGAACTTGATCTCCTCGGTGGTGTCATCGCAGTCCGTGTCGGTCTCGGGATCGGGGTCGCCGTCGGGCTCCTCCTCGTTGAAGGAGAAGAAGCTCGAGTCACAGACATCCTCATCCGACAGCTCGTCGACCATCAGGAACATGTCCTGGCTGGCGCGGCGGGCGCGCTGGGCGGTCTCGGTCTCGAAGACCTCGGGCACGATGCCCAGGTTCTCGAGGGCCATCTCGCTCAGGTCCATGCCGTTCTCGTCACCGATGGCCACGGTGGCCGTGTCGACGAACTTGAGCTCGCAAGCAGGGTCGCTCGCGAGGGTCCGGGTGGGGGAGGTGGGGCGGACATAGCGGCGGGTGGCGCGGGGGGCGGTGGTCGCCATGATGTACTCCGGTGTTGTTTGACCGCGCGCGAGCAAATGACCACTTGGGTCTTGCATCGGCGCGATCGGGGGGTTTGTTTCTTGGCTTGAACACGGGACACGGTGTCCCGGAAAATCGGGGGAAATCCGGTAGGGGCGAACGGTCATTTGGGCAAACGGCCGTTTGCCCCTACCGACATTGGATTTCCCTCATTTTTCCGGGACGCGTGCCCATGCATCGCATCCCTTGGAAGGAACATGCAACCGATCGTTGCAGACATCCGGAGGTTTGGATCCATTGACCTGCCCGAAGGCTGGTGTGGACCATGGCTACCACGCGTGTGAAGAAAGTCAGCACAAGGCCGAGTTTCTTCATCTGGTAACCGCCGCTTTCCTTCTCCTATTGGAGTCAAAAAGACGGGACTCTCTCCTCCGAATGACTGAAACGGTCGTTTTTGGGAGTATAAAAAACCGATGATTTTACGAATTTCCTATGGAGATGCGCAAAATCATCGGTTCTTGGCTAAACCGTCGCCTGATTAACCGCGGCGACTGCGGCTCTCTCCCTTTGAAGTTGTATGGAACTCTTTTCTTTTTTATTTTCGAACAAACCACAATATCATGTTTTCGCCTTCTTGTCAAGCCATCTGCATGGTTATTTGGCTAAAGTAAGCGAAAAGATACCGAGCTTTAAAGGGGAGAGTATGGGGAAAGAGGACAAAATACAAAAGAGAGACGAGATACGTGTATGTAAGAGAAAACCCTACTCATAGAATGTATTAAAAGACGATATGTCATCATTCGAAACAGCGGGTAACGTGTTATACTATTCCCATTATGGTCGGTACTTTTGATCGAATCATTGGACACAAACGCGCCTGCGAGGTTTTGCGTCGCATGAAGGAAAATGACCGCCTCTCCCACGCCTTTTTATTCGTCGGCCCCGATCATGTGGGTAAGACAACCATTGCGCGCACCCTCCTTTCCTCCTTTTTTGAAAAAGGAACAGGGACACACGGAACACATCCTGACATGATCGAGATAGTGCGCGAGCAAGACGTGAAAACAGGAAAATACAAAACAGTGATCTCGGTCGAGCAAATTCGAGATTTACGTGAGCAGCTTTCCATGACCGCTCTTTGCGGTGGATGGAAAACGATTTTAATCGAGGAAGCGCATCTTCTTCATGCGGGAGCTGCCAATGCGCTTTTGAAAACTCTTGAGGAGCCTTCGGGAAAAACGCTTTTTATTCTTTGCGCCTCAACCATTGCATCGGTTCCCGCAACCATTGCATCACGTTGTCAGATTTTGCGTTTCCACAGTGTCCCGAAAGAAGAAATTATCGCAGCGCTTCGTAAACGCGGATTGGATCTTGAGGAGGCACAACAACTTGCCATTTTATCCGGCGGCGCTCCTGGGCGTGCGATCAGACTGGTGGAGGACAGCGCCTTTCGCGCGCAAATCGAAACCGCATTTGCTTCGACCATGAGACTCTTTGATGCTGATCTTTCCGATCGTTTGCGTCTTGTTCAAGAACTTCTTCCCAAAGACGAACTCAAGCGACAAGACATGCTCGACCATCTTCTCCACACCTGGGAAACCGTGCTTCGTGATATGCTACTGGTGCAGCTTGGATGTTCCCCGCGTATGGAGGGAACAAAAAATTCCGCTTTTAAAAAAGATCGAGGATATTGGCAGCGCGTTTTGGAAGCTATTGTAGAGATGCGTCAGCAAACGCTTTCCTCACTCAATCCTCTTTTAGCCCTCGAACATATTTTGCTTATTGAATAGTAGGAATTTCCAATTTCTAATTCCTAATTTCCAATGAGTGAGCCTTACGGCCATGTCTGAATAAAATATCCCCTTCCTTCATTAGAAATTAGTAATTGGAAATTAGAAATTAAGACCTCTCCTTCATTAGATATTAGACATTAGAAATTTATTTTTTATGCGTCTCCCTTTTTTTCTTTTTTTAACGAGTGTTGTGTTATTGGGATTCGGTTGCTCCGGCAGTTCTTCTTCACAAACCGATGCGGGTGTTTTTGTTTCCACCAATGGTGGGGAAGATTTTGAACAGTCTACTTTAGTATTAACGTCTCAAGGACTCGGAACCCTTGCCTCCACCGAAGTCTCGATTTTGGAAATGGATCCGGAAGATCATCTTGTGCTTTATGCGGGGACATCAAAACGAGGATTGTTATTGACTGAAGATGGCGGGCAAAGTTGGATGAGGCCGCGAGTGGAAGCGCTGAAAGATGGATATATCCGCGATGTCGAAGTGGATCCGACCGATGTGTGCACCGTGTATGTTGCCAAGGATCAAAGGTTATATAAGACCGTGGATTGCGGACGCAATTTTGACAGCGAGGTGTATGTGGAGACGCGTGCCGAGGTCAGTGTCCATCGCATTGCAGTTGATTGGTACAATGCGCAAATCGTGTGGATAGGGCTGACAAACGGAGATGTGCTAAAGAGTGAAGATGCAGGAGCAACATGGCGTACGGTTACCTCTTCAGACTCGGCCATTACGGATATTTTGGTGAGCAATGCCGATAGTCGCAACATCCTTGTGTCTACAAGCAAAGATGGGTTTTTGAAAACATTCGATAGCGGAGCGACATGGAACGTCATAGAAGAATCTTTGGATGATTATAAAAAAGCCGATCAAGTATTTGGGATGGTGCAAACGCAAAATACAAGCGTGGTCATTGCTTCCACGGCTTATGGTTTACTGCGTTCGTTTGACGGAGGAGAAATATGGGAACCCGTATCTTTGCTTACCGCCTCCGGAGAAGTTTCCATCAGAGCGTTTGGAATCGCGCCTGATGATGCCAATAAATTATATTATGCCGCGGGATCCATATTTTATCGTTCGCAGGATGGCGGAACCACCTGGACCACATCAAAAATTCAGACGACCAAAACACCAAACACTCTTGTTATTGATCCCACAGAAACATCTCGCGTGTATGTGGGCATCATTCAATTAGACGATTAACGATTCATCTTGTATGCATGCATTTCTTGTGTCTCATAAAGAAGATTTTCAAAGCGTTGTGGATCATTTACAAAAAGATTTCAATGCTTTACGCACCGGTCGTGCGTCTCCCGCCCTTGTGGAAGATATCAAAATTCAAGCTTACGGTGCCATCATGGATATCAAAAGCGTAGCGTCGATTATGACGCAAGACGCCAAGACTCTTGTGATTGAACCTTGGGATAAATCCATGACCCAGGCAATTGAAAAAGGGATTCGAGAAGCGAATGTGGGGATCAATCCTGCCGTGGACGGGAGCACAGTGCGTATTAGTCTGCCGCAAATGACCGAAGAAAATCGCCGACATCTTGTGAAGCAAATGAAAGAACGCGAAGAAGAAGCAAAGGTGAGTGCGCGCGGGGTGCGTGAGAATGTGCGCGAACAAGTCATGGCCATGGAAAAAGCAAAGGAGATAGGTGAGGATGAAAAATTTAAAACGCTCGATGAACTCGATAAGATGACAAAAGAATATACGACCAGGATCGAGGATATGGCAACGAAGAAAGAAGAAGAAATCATGACCGTTTGAAAAAGATTTTATGAATGAATCATCTGTGAACATGGAATCCTTGGTGGCTCTCGCCAAAAAGCGCGGGTTTGTATATCCGGGCTCGGCCATTTACGGCGGATTGGCAAACGCTTGGGATTTTGGACCTTTGGGGACTGAACTGAAAAATAATTTGCGCGATTGGTGGTGGGCTCGGTATGTGCATGGGCGCACCGATATGGTGGGACTCGATGCCGCGATTTTGATGAACTCAAAAGTATGGGAAGCCTCCGGACATGTGGCGAATTTTAATGATGCCATGGTGGATTGTAAAACATGTAAAGCGCGTCATCGTGCGGATCATTTGATTGAGGATCAGGTACCGGGGGTGAAGGTGGAAGGATTAGCTCCCACAGAACTTTCCAAAATTATCGTGGAGCAAAAAGTGAAATGTCCTTCGTGCGGATCTTTGGATTTTACTCCAGCGCGCACCTTCAATCTTTTGTTCCAAACATCCATCGGAAAAACCGAAGGAGAAAAAAATACCGTGTACTTGCGCGGAGAAATCGCGCAAGCCATGTTTGTGAACTTTTCGCACGTGCTCGAAACGACGCGTCGTCGGTTACCGTTTGGTATTGCGTCGGTCGGAAAAGCGTTTCGCAACGAAATCACACCTGGTAATTTTATTTTCCGCACGCTTGAGTTTGATCTTATGGAGTTTGAATATTTTATTCGTGAGAGCGAGTGGAGCGAAACATTTGATCGTTGGCTTACGGATATGGAAAAGTGGCTTCAGGAGATGGGATTTGATGGAGAACATTTGCGTGTGAGAGAACATACAAAAGACGAACTTTCTTTTTACAGCAAGCGTACAGCCGATATTGAGTATCACACCCCGTTTGGATGGAAAGAGTTATTCGGTCTTGCCTATCGCACGGATTTTGATTTAACAAGTCATAGCAAGGCAAGCGGAGAAGAGATGTGTTATACCGATCCGGAGACGGGGGAGAAGTTTATCCCGCACGTGATCGAGCCTACGTTTGGATTGTCGCGGTTAACGCTGATGGCGATGTTAAACGCGTATCATGAGGAAGAAACCGAAACCGCCAAAGGAGAAAAAGAAACACGTGTGGTCATGCGGTTTCATCCTCGACTTGCGCCTTACAAAATAGCCGTGCTTCCTTTGTCCAAAAAAGAGGCATTGATGGGAAAAGCGCATGAGTTACAATCTCAACTGACCAAACGGTGGTATACGGATTATGATGAAACGCAATCCATCGGGAAGCGCTACCGCAGACAAGATGAAGTGGGAACACCTTATTGCGTGACGGTTGATTTTGACACGCAGGCAGATCAAGCCGTGACTGTGCGCGATCGCGATACTATGAAACAAGAACGCATAGCGATCACCGATCTCGAAGCGTATTTCGCACAAAAGTTCACCTGGTAATATGGCGAAACATTTAACGTTACAAAATGGGGTGCGCGTCTGTTTCGTTCCTTTTGCCGGAACTAAAGCTGTGACGGTTTTGGTTTTTTGCAAAGTAGGTTCGCGCTATGAACCCGTGTCGCTTCAGGGCGCCTCTCACTTTATTGAGCATCTCATGTTTAAGGGGACTAAACGACGTCCCAGTACGCTAGCGATCAGTCGCACGCTCGATTCTGTGGGCGCACAATTTAACGCATTTACCGGAAAGGATGCGACAGGGTATTACGTCAAAGCCGATCATGAACATACTCATTTGGCGATCGATCTTTTGCACGACATGTTGTTTCACTCCACCTATGATCCCAAAGAATTGAATCGTGAGCGTGGAGTCATCATTGAGGAGATCAACATGTATGAGGACAACCCAATGGCGTATGTGGAAAATCTTTTGGAGCAGGGGTTATTCAAGGGAAATACTTTGGCTTTGGATATCGCCGGCACACATACAAGCATGAAAGCCATGAAACGTTCTCATATTTTGGCGTATCGCGATCTGTATTATCAACCTTCGCAATTGGTGATTTGTCTTTCCGGTCACATTGATGCGCACGCTTTGGATTGGCTCTCGGAAACATTCGGACGCGTGAAAGCGACAGAAAAAATACCCGAAGGTTTCCTTCCCTTTGCCGGATGGAAAGATCAACAAGAGCCAAGGATTATCGTAAAAGAAAAAGAGACGGAACAAGTCCAATTAGCCTTGGGGTTTCCCGCGTATTCCTTGCATGATAAAAAATTACGCGCCGCAAAATTATTGGCGATCATAGCGGGGGGCACGATGAGCTCGCGACTGTTTATCGCCGTGCGCGAGCGCAGAGGGTTGGCTTATTTTGTCCGCTCTTGGCTTGAAAGTTATGAAGACACCGGGTATCTCACCATTCGCGCGGGGCTTGATAAATCGCGATTGCCTTTGGCGCTCAAAACCATTTTTGATGAATGTCGTGCGATGAAACGAAAGGGAAATATTCGCACTTCCGAACTCAAGGATGCCAAAGAATATGTGCGCGGGAAAATGCGTTTAGCCATGGAAGATTCTTTTGCAAGAGCAGAGTGGTATGGGCAGTCTCTGCTCTACCGTGAACAAACCAAAACAGTGGAAGAATATTTGAAAGAGATCATGAACGTGCGTATGAAAGATGTGGAGCAAGTGGCGCAAGAGATGTTTCAGATTCATCATATGACCGTGGCGGCGATCGGTCCTTTTGTCAATCAAGAAGCGTTTATGAAAGCCGCGGATTTTTCCGCACGGATAAAATTCTAAGGCTCATGTGATATGAAAACCATTATTGGGAATTGGAAAATGTACGTGGGAGTGCGAGAGAGCGTTGCTCTTGCCCGCGGCATGCTTTATGCTTTACGCGGTAAAAAAATTGTGCCGCATGTTGTGATCTGTCCCTCGTTTGTCGCTTTGTCTGATGTACGGAAAATCATTACCCGCAGTCATGTCGCGCTTGGAGCGCAAGATATGTTTTGGGAAGAGACAGGGGCCTATACGGGAGAAATTTCTTCGCGCATGTTATCCGAACTCGCTGTGTCTTATGTCCTCATTGGGCATTCCGAGCGTCGACACTCTCTTGGCGAGACCGATGAGATGATTGGAAAAAAAGTGCAACAAGTGTTTCGCAGCGGAATGACACCTGTGCTCTGTGTAGGGGAGACCGCAGAAGAGCGAGCACAAGGAAAGACACAAGAAATCGTGGAACAACAATTACATCAGGATTTTGCGGGAGTAGAATATCCTCCTGCTTCTGAACTTTTTATTGCCTACGAACCTCGATGGGCCATTGGAACCGGCATGGCCGCTACTCCTCAAGATGCGGTCGTGATGCATCAATCCATCCGTGGATGGGTGAAAGAAATTTTTCCTTCCATACGCGACGAGCAGATTCACGTGCTCTATGGAGGAAGTGTGGATGGGGCCAATGCGTACGCGTTTTTACGCGAAAAAGAAATTGACGGAGTATTGGTGGGAGGGGCGAGCGTCAAATTAACTCTTATGCAAGAAGTGCTTTCCGCGGCGATTGAAGCTATGGAAGGGGAAGCACATCAATCGTCTTAATATGTTTTGGTGGATGACGGGAATCATTTTTTCTTTTGCAGGTGCGGGGATCCTTGGATGGATTTTATTTGGGAAAATCAACACACTTCGGGTGATGGATGTAGACACTATTCCAGAGGAAAAAGAACGACAAACAAAAGAGCGTTTGTTGTGGCAACGTTTTTCCCGATTGCAATCCGGGAAGGTGAGCGGAGTAGTTCGTGTAGCGCATCGTGTGGGAAAAGACATCAGTCGCACAGGGCGTCGTTTGGTGCAACGACTTTATAGTTTGGAACAGTATTATCAAAAATTGCGCAAAGAGGCCGAAGGGGGAGAAGAAGGAATGAGCGAGGAAGTGGTGAAGAGGTTAATGGAAGAAGCGGATGGGCTTGTGCGGCAAGAAGAATATATTCCCGCGGAGAAAAAATATATTGAGATCATCAGCCACCATCCAAAACAAATTAAAGCGTATGAAGGATTGGGACATTTGTATCTGCGCACTAAACAGCTTTCGCAAGCACGCGAGACGTTTCAATTCGCCGAGCGTTTGAATGAAAAGGATGCCAGTGTGCAAATGAGCTTGGCTGAGCTTGAACTTATGGAAGAACGGCCACAGGTGTCGCTTGCCCATGTGCGGCGCGCTGTGGATATTCGTCCGCGCAATCCGCGGTATCTGGATGCCTACATTGAAGCGGCTTTTTTGGTGAAATCTTTGGAAGATATGAAAAAGGGGATCGCACGACTCAAAGAAGCAAATCCGGACAATCAAAAAATAGGAGAATGGGAGGCAAAAGCAAAAGTTTTAGAAGGGTCAAAAGAAGAGGAATGAAGAAACGTTGACGCATCCCTTAGGCTTCGACTAGAATGGGGGCATCTTTATGTCTGCCGTTGTAGCTCAGTTGGTAGAGCACATCCATGGTAAGGATGAGGTCACCGGTTCGATCCCGGTCAACGGCTCCACAAAAAAACACCAGGCTAACTGGTGTCTTTTTGTGAGTGAAATGATTTTCCTCATAGCAAGCTGTGTGGAGGTTCATTCAATCACGAGGAGGAGACATGGACGCCAACAAAAATCCTTGGATTCTTTCACATCTCGGCTATGGCCAACCTGTGCCGGATTTCGGGAACATCGACGACGTTCAGGTCAGGGTTAGCGCTGACCTGTGGTGCAATCTCGATTACAAGGAAGGTGTGGAGTTCTACATTCGCGTCGACTGCGAGAACGATGGCGTATGCCGCGTGACGTTGATCGTTACTGGCAACGAAAACGGAGAGGTCTGGGAAGACACTCACGAGTTTGAGGATTGCTTTGACCTCAAGCTATTCCTCCCCAAGGAACCCGTCATCCTCGCTGGCATAACCGGAACGAACTGGGGCTTCAAGGAGCTCGGTCGCGCACTGGTGTACAGCTGCATTGGCTACGCCAGCAAGTACTTCGTCGTCGATCCCAAGCGGAGGTAACGTCTCACACGCCCGTACGAACAAGACACGTTCTTGTTCACGTGGGCGTGTCTTCATTTTAGAAAGAAATTTGAAAATTTTTTGAAACAATTGGGCGTCAGTCCCCCGTAGCTTTAGTGAAGCAGGAATAGCCCGAACCGTATACTCGGTGTTATAGGTTGTAGTAAAAAACGACGACCACCCTTTTAGGCGGTCGTGGGTTTTCGCTGTTTCGCACCAGGCACTGTTGTGTGATGCAATTTGGCTGGTTCACTTGTATTTAATTTTGAATATAAAAACCAAACCAGCTAACAAAAATGTTGCAGTGTTGGCGATAATTACAGGTAAATCTTTAATAAGAATACCGTAAATTAACCAAGCCAAAAGTCCAATAAGAAAGATGAGATACATCCAAAAAGAAATATCTTTTGTCTGTTTGGTTTTTATTGTTTTTACTACTTGGGGTAAAAAAGCGATAGTTGTACAAATCGCTGCAAACAAACCAATGGAAACGATCCAAGTCATAATAGTTCGGTGTTAGCTGGTGTTAAAATTTATTTCAGATAACGTTCCGGCATATACGATGTTGTGATAGCAATATGGGCGAAGCGAAGCGTAGCCGTATATGCCGTGTTAAGTGAAATACAACCGCGTTATTGATTTGCTTTTTTCGTGCATCTTTCAATTCTTTTTTCCCAATCACCATTCCAACCTTGTGCCATGGCTTTCTTTGCCAAATCAATAACAGAATTAAAATTTTTTTCTTTTTCTTCGATAATTGCTAATTGTTCATATCCTTTGTGAGTGGGGAGCGGAGAATCTTTATATTCTTTTTTAAATGCACTTGCTGCTTGAGGTGCTATTTTAATCTGCTGTTTGCATGCTTTTATAGCTTCATTGAGTGCATCTCGGTCTCTGTTTCTATGTCTGTAGTAAATCTCTATTTCTGAACTAAATAGAAAGTGTAAATCAAGAATATCTGTTTTGTCAGTAATTAAATCTTCGGCTTTTTTAAGCATTCTGTATGCGATGGTTCTATCTTGCTCATTATTAAACCATCCTGCAAGTGCTGAAAGTAACCCTATTGCCGTTTGGCTTGTACTTGTAATTTCTCCTTTGATTAAAGATTCTCCGCTCCCGCCTAGTGGCTGAAAAGTTTGTAATATATGATTTCTTTCCTGTTCGTTAAATCCTGAAAGCCACCATTGAGTTAGCCCAAAATAGCCGATTTCTCCTTTTATTTCTGTATTGCTTTTTAAGAAATCAAATATGCCCATAGTATTTGGTTAAAAAATTTTAATTCTTTGCGGTTGTATTTCACTTAACGTTTCGGCATATCTGATGTTTGGCGTAGCGTAGCGGAGGCAAATATGGGTGAAGGCTTTTGTAAAAAGCCGTAACCAGATATGCCGTGTTATATGATGTATGCTTTTCTTTTTGTCTCGCCTCAGCGAGACCACTTTTCTGTAATGAACAAATTTTATTTTGTCTTGGCGTAGGGGCAGAGGGGCTGGGGGTGAATGCCCCGGAGCCAAGACTCCTTATTTGTATTTTAGGCAGCGAATTTTATTTCATCCAAGTTTTTTAGTTGTTTTTCAGATAATTGTATGTCTACAATTTTGCCAATCCCGACTTTTAAACCCGTCGCATTTAATAATCTAATCAGCGCCAATTGATTCAAGAGTTGGTTTCTCATTTTTTGATCTTGGTTTAGTGTTTGTGGATTTTCCTCCAGCGTACTCATTGCTTGTTCCATAACTTGTTTGTTTTCTCCTTTTACAACACTGCCAATTTGGAAAGTCCATTTGCCGTCTTTCTGGTGAAATAACACATTTTCCTGTCCGACTAAATCAATAAAATTACCAGACGCTTCAAAATACTCTTTAAATCTTAATAAAAATTCTCGCACAGAGTTTGCAAAGTCTTTATTTTGATCTGCTAATTCAAAAATTGATTTTAATTTTTCATTAAATTTTAAAAAGTCGCCTTCGGAAAATTCACCATCCCCTAACAGTGCTTTATTCATCCTGCCATATGTATCTTTGTTTTGTTCTAACGTGGGATCTTGTTCGGTATAACCAGTGCTAAAGTCTTTTTTATTTGGGTCTTTAAAAATATCACTCGCTTCTTGAATTGTGATAACTCCTTCAATATTTCGTGCCATGCCGTCTTGTTCAACGCCTATTTTTTGGATAGATGCCTTTTCACGTAAGCAGTGCTCTTGGCCGAAATATTTATATAATTCTTCATTTTTACTATTTTCGCTTTCAACATATTGTTCAGCCATTTTTCGTATTTCCGGTGGTAGCTCGGATTGGCCTACGCTAAGCGCTTTCTCTAATGCGCCTCTGTTTAATTTGATAACAAATGACGGATTCTTAGGATAAATAAACACATCGTGAGTACCACCATGCCCAACTCTTTGTAACTGACTAAAGTCAATAAATCCGTCTTTGTTTGGTAGATCACTAACAAAAGTTTGCAGGCGTTCTCCTCCTTTGTCGACACCCAAGGATGATCGTATTTCGGCAATTTTCATCTCATCTGTAATTCTTCTTTGCGTTGTTTCAATATTCTGTGCGTCGGATCCCTTTTTTTGTTTTATTAGGTCGACCGACGGTTTGACATCAGCGCTAGCTATTTCAGGGGTTGGCTCTAATATTTCTGTATTTTCAATTGTGGGTTTGAGTTTATCCATAAATATTTGTAAAATCTGTTAATTATACCTTAATTAAGCCGTAAATTTAATAAAATTGTTTTCGGAGTATAGCGGAGAAAACACCTTGCACCCCCCCTCTTAAAATAAATAAAAATAAAATTTGTTTATTATCCTGGAGTCAATAATCTAGTGCAACGAGGTGATACAGTTACCTCGTATGCAACCATGCTCATATCAACGTCTGTCCAGTAGTGAACGAGAGGAGATCA
>Ga0076286_124_pt1 | contig 12933 bp, 12 predicted proteins | sample RifGroF2_FD_67790 | JGI IMG/M metagenome (GOLD analysis project Ga0076286, IMG submission 67790) | Parcubacteria (Uhrbacteria) bacterium GW2011_GWF2_46_218
GGAACAAATCGCCATGCGTCTTTTTGAACGCCGCGAGACCCTACGCACTAAACACGACCAAGGCTTTACCAAGCTCCTCCTTGTTCCCTTTGGCATGAGTCTTGATACTCTCCGAGAAACCTTCAAACAATTCCTTCTCAAATACAAAAAGGATAATCCTTCCTTTGATCTCAATACCAATAATCCTCTCTGGACACAGGAAGAATATCAAGGAGCAGACATGGGGGATTCTCCAGACCTTGTCTATGAGCCACAGTCTTTTGATCCGAAAGATCATCAAGGAAAGACCAAGATGGAGATATTGAAAGGACAAGAGACTCTGGGTCAAGCCCAGGGTGACGGAAAGTGGAAAGGTTGGACTGTTCAATTTCTTCAGCCTTCTAATCCTTCCGATCCACATTCTCCTGGCTTTGCTCCTATCCCCCGTAAAGGCAAAGGAACATCCCAAGGAGACTTCGTCCCTCGACCTTCTCTTGAAGCAAACAAATTTCCCAATGAATATCTTTCCATTTTTCAAAATGCTCAAGGTGATAAAGACTCTCCCTATCATGGTGAAACAGGCATGACTCCCGAGGATTGGATCACAGCCTTTATGATTCATCTTTCTGAAACAGGAAAACCTCTTGATGATGTATGGAACCCTGTAGAGACGGGAAGTATCCCCTGGTTTGTGGGGGCTTTTTTCCAATCCTCTGTTTTTGTACCGATTGCTTTTTGGAGTAGTGATAATAAGAAGGTTGTGATAAAAAATTTTGAGCCTCACGAACGGTTTGAGTCCATCGGAACTCGTTCTTCGGTGGTGGTTTGACCCCCCTCTGATTTTTTCAACAAAAAACACCGCCTTTGGAGGAAGCGGTGTCTTTTTTTATTCGGTCCAAGTTTCTTTAAGTTTACGTTTGAAGCGACATCGGAGATCTTTGAGATATGAGAGTTTTGCGCGACGCGTTTTTGCTTGTTTTACCAGTTCGAGTTTAATGATCACAGGTGAATGGAGAGGATAGATTTTTTCTACGCCGAATCCTCCGGTTACCTTGCGCACGGTCATAGTACGAGAGATAGAGCCTCCGCGCATGGCAATAATCATACCCTGGAAGATTTGGATGCGTTCACGTTCCTCACCTTTGGCGGAAACATCTTTAATGCGTTCATGAATGCAAATTGTCATTCCGGGTTTCAGATCTTCCTTTTTGATCTCCTTGGTTTCCACAGCGATTTCTTCTTGCTCGGGTGGCAAGGAAGGGGTGGCTTCTTCTACAACCGGAGCTTCTTCGGTCGAAAGAACCTCATCTTTTGTTTGTTCGTCTGACATAAAATTGATTAGTCACAGCGAGAGGACCGCTTGGAAAAATCCATAGGCGTTCATACGACTGCATTTAAAGGTGCGAAAATCATAGCCAAAACCAAGGGCTGCGTCAAGGCGACACGGGTGGATTTAATGAGGGGATAGCCCCTAAAATATGCGTCGTCACTTGTTCGAGTGAAAGATTTGATGTATCCAAAACAAGATCAAAAAAGGAAAGATTCAGCAAATCCACTCCATAATATTGACGGTAGCGTTTGGCATCGGATTGAATGCGGTCATGGATAAAACGCTTTGCATCTTTTACTGAGCGATACTTGGGTTCATCTTCCCGTTCATGCATTTTGGACGCTTCTAAAATACGCTCTGCCCCAATATCTTCATTGACTGTGAGGTAGACTTTGAATGCATGGGGGATGAAATACCAAGAAAGGCGACCATCCACCACAAAATTATCCTCGGTTTCTCCCAATTTTTTTTGATAGGCATCCGCTTCTTTATCAGTGAAGTCTTGTTGTTCTCCCAAAACGTTCAATTCATCAATCGTCATGCCGCGTTCGGTCGCCATTCGTCCACGCAGATCTCCCATGGAATAAAATGGCCAGCCCAATTGTTTGGCAATCATACGTCCGACTGTGGATTTTCCCGAACCGGGAAAACCGGTGATAGTGATAATCATAAAATGGGAAGAGTGGAAAGAAGAGAGACAAGATCTTGGGGGAGGGGAGCGGAAAAAGAAACGTATTGCCCGCTTAAAAGAGAAAAGGAAAGGGTATGAGCATGGAGAAATAAACGATCAAGAGGGATTGTGCGAATATTGTTCATGCGTTTTCTCTTGTAAAGGGTGTCACCAACAATGGGGTGATTGATCGCAAGAAAATGTGCACGGATTTGGTGGGTGCGTCCGGTGTGAATGCGTACACGTGCCGAAGTGGCTGTTTTGAAACGCGCAAGCACATCATATTCTGTGATAGCTTCTTTTCCTTCTTGTTGCTCTGATCGTGCCCCCATGCGTCCAGAGTTTTTTGACCGACTGATTTTGAATGTGAGAATGTCATGATCTTTTGGTAGGCGACCATAGACCAAAGCGAGATATTCTTTTTCAATCGTCCGATCTTTGAACTGTTGTTTGAGATGAGTAAAAGCTTCTTGTGTTTTGGCAATCACCATAACACCGGAGACCATTTTATCGAGTCGATGAACAATGCCTGGGCGTGAAAGATCCTCACCAACGGTTGCAAGAGAAGGGAGATAAGCAAGAAGAGCATCACAAAGTGTTTCCTGTTTATCGTTCTCATGTGTTTTATGAACCGTGATGCCGATAGGTTTATTAACGACAAGAACCTCCTCATTTTCAAAAAGAATATCCAAAGGTTTGAGTGGGATTTCCGCACGCACCTTGGGATCATCCCAGGTGATGGTTTTTCCCTGTTCAAGAGCAGTATGAGGTTTGGTGGGAGCGCCATCGATTTTGACTGACCCTTCCTTTATGCGTTTTTGCCACTGAGAACGTGTGTCTTGTGTCAGTGTAGCAAGAACGATATCCAGGCGTTTTCCTTCCTCTTTTGTTGTAATGATGTGAGATCCCATATGTTAGATACGGAGCATCCATTGAGAGAGGACGCCAAAAAAGAATAAGAGGACAATGGCGGCAACGAGAACCATGGTGGAACCGACCACGCCATCTTTATCCTTTGTTTTATAAGCGAAACCTAAAAAGAAGAAAGAAAGGAGAAGCAGGAGAATGCCAATGAAGATAAAAGGCATAGGTAATAGGATCATAGCAAAAGGTCTTTGATGTGGCCATGGCATGAAGAAAACAAAACGTCTCTTCTTACCAGGGAGAGACGTTTTATGGCAGAACGGGAGTCTGAGCTTATTTTTTTTCGATAAAATGAAGCCAGATTTTTTTACATGCGGTTAGAGACAGTGTTGATAATAAAAATCCGAGTGTCGGGACAATGGCGTTTATGAAAGGTTTGGGTAATTTTGCAAAAGAGAAAAAGAGAACGATCACAAAATATGTTAACCACGCCACTGCGATTTTACGAAAAAACTTGTTTCCCAAGCTTTTTCCATTTCCACTCGTTTATTGCGTTCTTGAATTTGTTTAATGGATTCCTCGATAGTAGGCATAAGGATTTTTTCATGGGCATTGTACCTTCAGTAAAAATTACAATTGTCATATCAACCGTTTATTTCTAAAAGCAATACCCGAAGCCGTCTTCAAATACCTCTCAAAATCCAATGCTTTCTTTTTATTCTCAAAGGCACAGTAATACAGCATCTTCCATGGCTTGAATTTGTTTGTATGAACCGATTTTCCTTTGTTATGTTCATCTAATCTTTCCTCGATATTCTCTGAGAAACCGGTATAAAACTGTTTTGGGAAATCCATGCTTTGGATTATATAAACGTAGAACATTTTTGTGATTGATGGCTTGCTTCTTCGCTGAGGCTACGAAGCAGTATGGCCGTGCCATTCGTCCGTGTAGTCCGTAGCCCCATGGGGGTGAAGGACTAAGTGCCAGCCCATATCAACAGCATAGACTTGAATATTCTCCAGCCCTTCTTCGCCAAGGCTACGAAGGGCATTCTTCGCTGGCGCGCAGAATGGTGGGCCTGGTAGGACTCGAACCTACGACCAACGAGGTATAAGCTCGTCGCTCTGACCAACTGAGCTACAGGCCCGTAAACAGAGAGCATTGTTTATTATACAAGATTCTCTGTCAAACGAATGCATCCACGTGGTTTCGTTTGGAGAGAGGGGGACACCCTGTTATACTAATGACACATTGTTATGGTATCCATTTCTTTTGCCTCTTTCACGCTTTTTTTAGGATTTTTGTGGTTTTTGTTGTATTGGATTTTAGGTGGTGTTCTCTTTGCTCTGGTCGCCATCTTGCGTTTGGGACGTGTGAGAAAAGTTCGTTTCAGTTGTTTGTTCAGTGTCCTGTCTCTTATCTGTGGAGCCGGAGCCGCATGGTGTGGAGTAAAACTTGCACAAGATTCCATTACTTCTTGTTACCTTCTTGCTCATACCAAAGCAGAAGTGTTAGCTGCTTTTTTTGGTTGCGGTTTTGCCGGAGTGTTTGGAGCTTTTTTGCTCGGAGCCGCAGCACTTACCTTGGGAGGGTTTCTTATCATGGAGATTTCAAAAAATAAAAATGCTCCGTGGATTACTTTGGAAGATCATTCTGATGAAGAAAAAGATGAGGAGGCATCAGGAACCAATCAAGGATATTTTTCGTAAGGAGAGGATAAAGAGATAAATAAAATCACCGAGTACATAAGGTCGGTGATTTTTTGATAGAAAGATTTGTGAGATGAACTTTTGCAGTTCATGAATAAAAATTCCACCTCTTCGGTGGAACCCCAAATCCTTACTGACTAGATTCTAGAATCTAGAGTCTAGTTACTAGATTCTAGTCCCGCCAAAGGCGGGACTGGTGGGCACTCTCAGACGAGAATCAAACTGGAAATCAAAAAGTTAGAGTTCTAACTGTACCCACATCAACAAAGCCGCTAATTCACACAACAAATAAGTGCATTTCCCACAAAACAAAAATTCCACCTCTTCGGTAGAACTCCAAATTCCTACTGACTAGATTCTAGAATCTAGAGTCTAGTTACTAGATTCTAGTCCCGCCAAAGGCGGGACTGGTGGGCGGCAGAGGAATCGAACCTCTGACCTTCACAATGTCAATGTGACGCTCTAACCATCTGAGCTAGCCGCCCGTATTTTTTTGAAATGATGGGATTATGATAGGGGATTGAAAAGGGTGTGTCAAAAACACTCGAGTTCTACCAGTTTTTTAAAGATGGGATTTTGCATGGTGGAAGGAATACTCTCGAGGATCATTTTACTGATAAGAAGCGCTCTTTGTATTTCTTCTTGGTTATGTGTTGATCGATAGAAGGAATAGCTATCAAGAGTATCCGCAGCTTTAACAATAAAGGCATCTTCTCCAATCAAAAGACAGCGGCGCATGATATCTTGTTGCCTGTCTACTTCATCTAGAATTTTTCTATCTTTTGTATTTGCAAGAATTAAAGCAAGAACACGGGGGCCAAATGCATTTTGAATACATTCTTCCGTACAATCCGTCCACTCAATAATGTCGTGCAGCAATCCGGCAAGAACAACCTCTTCTACATGGTCTTGTTCATACAGATATAAACCAACACGAAGATCGTGCATAAGCAAGGGCTTTTTCCGATTTTTTTCTATAGGGATGTATTGGCAAAGTAAACGTACGGCTTTTTCAAATGTATTTTCCAAGGAGATATTTCCTTTATTCATATTATTTTTGGAGTCGTTCGAGAATTTTTTCACGATCAAGTCCTTCGGTCAGTTGCAGATCAAACGCTTGGCGTAAAAACTCACCGACTTTTGGACCAGGTTTGATGCCAAGAGTTTGGATTATGTCATTGCCTGTCACAGAAGCTCGGACTTGAGAGAGGTGTTCCACACCGCAAGATCGGCAAAAAGAGAAGAGAAGTTCTCTCATCCGTTTGACATATTCTGTCTGCCCCATCACCTCCAGGAGATTGAGAAAACGTTCACCTTGGGGATTGGCAAAATATTGAAACACTCGATGGGCGGGCCAAGAGGAAAGGGAATCAAGTTCTGCCACATTTTGAAGACGCTCGACAAGATCAACCACAGATCTGATCTCTATACGATAAGGCACCTCACGATCCAATGATTCCATTTTCATGTCTTGCAAGAGTTTGCTTACTCGCTTGGGTGGAACTTTATAAAAAAGCAAAGCAAGAAGAGAAGGAAGATCTTTTGTCTGTTGCAACCATTCTTCAGAGATTTCACCCTGAGCAATCGTCTGATGTATTTCGGGAAAAAGTTTGGCAAACGCACCCGAGCGGAATAAGAGGTCCGTTGCCAAAGCAGGATTGGAAAACAACGCTTTCAAAATTTCTTTGGCAATGACTTCTCTTGCCACGACAAACTCTTCTTCCCCGGTCTCCCGTGAGGTTCGGGTTGCATGGATTCTCGTCATCGTTTCACAAAGCGCTGACCAAGTGTTTGGTTCGATTGTAAAACCTAACTGCGCGGCTTGTCGCAGGGCACGAAGAGTTCGGGACATGTCTTCCCCAAAGCGATCTTTCGGATCGCCTACAGCACGAATTATTTTGTGTTCCAAATCCTCTTGCCCACCAAAAGGATCCACGAGTTCTCGTTTGTGTACATCATAGGCCAGGGCATTCATTGTAAAATCACGGCGTGAAAGGTCTTCCTCGATGGAAAGAGAAGGATCAGATTGAATATCAAAATCTCGATAGCCCCCTTGGCTTCCTTCTTGTGCATGTTCTCTGCGAGGGAGAGCAAGATCAATAGGTTCAAAGTGAGGGGCGGGAAATTCTTTGGGAGAAAATTTGAAGACCCCGAAAGATCGTCCAACAAGACCCATGGATCCGCGTTTGGAAAACCATGTTTGAATTTTTTCAGGGTCAACTCCACAAATCACAAAGTCATAATCTTTCCCTTTGCGTTTTAAGATAAGGTCTCGCACAGCTCCTCCCACAAGAAATAATTTTGCTTGCGGATGTTCTTTTAAAAATGCTTGACAAAAAGACAGGATTGGTTCGCGTTCAAAAATAGAAGAGGCATTTTTTTCCATACACGGTTCACAAGATGGCAAGTCTTTTGATTTTTGTGTCATAAAGTAGGTATGCAAGTATTGTCTCAAAAGAAAACAGTTCTCGCAATCTTTTTTATTTTGTATTTTATTTTTTCTTTTTTAGGTTGTGTATAATTTTCTATTTTATTTTTTTGTCTAGCACAGTGTAGACACAAACTATGGATAACTTATGGAATTTTTTGTTGAAGATCAACAACATTTTTTCTCATTTTTTTATTTTATTTTTTCAAAAAATAAAAAAAGAGGAACAATCATTTTTTATCGTATTTATGCACAGTTTCCCCTTTTTCTTTCTTGTTTTTTTCCTGTAAAATAGGGACATAAAAAATTGAAATATTAAAGCGATACTTCTTTAACCTATGCGAAGAACGTCCGCTTTCTTCCTTGTGATTGCGACTGTGGCTGCTGTCTTTGGTTTTTCAAAGATAGTTTTGGCTGCAGGAACCGCGACCATCTCATTGTCTCCAACAACAACGAGTGTGGACACAGGAGAAGATTTTACCCTTTCCGTTTTGGTGGATCCAAACGGCGAATCACTCGATACCGTACGAGTGAATATGTCCTATGATCCTACTTTGTTGGAGGCTATTCGTTTTGATCTTGGTACTCAATTTCCTTCTCTCTCTCCGGGGTACGAGATCGATAACACAGCAGGTGCATTAACCTACGGTGGTTACAAATACGGTACTCAAGTGACGGCAGAAGGAACTTTTGCCACAGTCACATTCCGGGCTTTGTCTTCTGGGACAGCCGCAATCAGCATCACATCAGACTCAAAGGCTATTGATGATGGAACCGAAAAAGTGGATGTGAGCGAATTGGGGTCTGCAACGATTACTATTGCCGGTGATACGGTGGAGTCAACAACTCCAGCAACGACAGAAACCACAACTACAACCGACGTTTCTCTCGAACAGCAAGCACTCGTGTACTTTGGCGCGTTTTATGCACGCATGCCATCAAGCGGTGATGATTGGAGCGCTTTGCACTGCATTGCTTATGGCGGTTGTAAAGAGGATGTCCAAGATGTCGCAGCCGAACAAGCCGCACTCGTCATCTTTGGAGCTAAGTATGCCAAGATGCCATCCTCTGGCATGGAGTGGAATGTGATCCACACTCTTGCGTATACCGATTTCTTGGGTGTCACCACTTCTGATGATGAAGAAGTCGTTATCGAAGAACCGGTTGTTGAGGAAGAAGAGCCGGTCGTAGAAGAGGAAGAAGAAACAACCGAAACAACTCTTACGGCCGAACAATTGGCAATCGGTTATTTTGGAACATTAACAGGAACTCTCCCATCCGATAGTGCGGATTGGGAATTTGTTGATATTGCCGCACATGGATACAGCGGGGCAACCGATGCTTCTTTGGAAGCTGAAGCACTTTCCGTGTTCACCTCAACCTTCGGTCGTCTTCCATCAGGTGATGATGATTGGAATCTGCTCAAGGCCATCGCTTATTCAGGTGCCATTCTTTAATTTATACAGGGTTATGAAGAAGCCATCTTTTTCGATGCTTCCCCTGGTTTTCACTTGTCTTTTGTTTCCGCTCACTGTGTGGGCGGTCACAGGCACGACCTATGAGATCGATCCCTCCGGCGATACCGATGCCACCCATCACAATGTGACGGGTGGCACCTATACCGTAGAGGGATCAGTCAATCCGATTGCAGGAAACGTCTCTGGGTCCAGTTACAATATTCTTTCCGGGTCTGCTCTGCGCTATGTGTGCGGAGATGGATTCATTGATCCGGGTGAGTCTTGTGATGGCAGCCAACTCGATAGTCAGACATGTGCAAGCCGAGGGTTTGATCGTGGAACACTCACGTGTTCCAGTTCGTGTACGTTTGATACCAGCGCTTGTGAATCAGGCGGGGGAGGCGGTGGCGGGGGAGGAAGCTCCAGCCTGACAACCGCACCTTCCGAGCCCGATGTTGATGAAGAAATTGTAGATACTGAGTTTATTTATGACGATGCTTTTACACTTTTTGGAGATCGTACCAGTGGAGCCACCATCAAAGTGGATGGAGATGATGAGGGAGTGACTTATCCTTCCACGACAACTTGGGAGGTGGAGATTGCTCTTGAATATGGTCTCAACACTTTTGGAATCACAGCTACCAATACAAGAGGGACTTCGGACGCGACCGTGTTTGAAATTTATTACCGATTGATAGGTGACCTCACCGAAGACGGCGAAGTGAGTGATTATGACTTAAGTAGGTTTGTGCGCCTTTGGGGAACCGATGATGCTGAAGGAGATTTCAATACAGATGGCACAATTGATGATTATGACTTTTCCATGATGGTCGCACGTTGGGGTCAAGAAGTTTAAAGGAGGTTAAGCAGCTTTATGAAATGGATGTCGAAAATTAGTCTCGCTCTTTTCATCGTAAGTATTCTTTCTTGTGTGGGCTCTCCGGTTTCTGCAGCAGGATTTGCAACACTTTCTTTGAGTCCGGGTCAATCAAATGTAGGAGAAGGGGAGACATTCCAGGTGTTCATTTTTGCGCAAGGTAATCAGGAAGCCATTGATACCGCACGCGCTTATATCTCATTTGATCCTGATTTTCTTTTAGCCACAGACGCAAGTTTAACAGGGGGTGCTTTTCCGAGAACCTCTCCTGGAAGCGGCATTAACAACACAAAAGGAGAAATTTCCATTGGAGGCTTTACTTTAGGTGATCCGCTTGATGAATCCGGCACACTTGCGACATTGACTTTTACCGCTTTGAAAACAGGAACTACGGAAATCGCCTTGCTTCCAAATTCCCACATGATTTCAAACGGGGAAGAAAGGATCGATACAAGTTGGTTAAACAGTGTTGAAGTGATGATCGAGGATGCACAAGCGGTTCAAGAAGGAGCGGGCACCTTGAGCATTACCTGTGATTCTCATCCTGATGTGAACGTCTGGTACACGGAAAATAGTGTTTATTGCACATGGGAAGTTGAGGGAGGTGAAAAGGCAATTGAATCCTATGGCGTCAGTATTGATCAAAATCCCGACATAAATCCCACACAGGAGGTAACAACAGCCACCGCGAGCCTTGAACAATATGATCTGGGAGACGCACTATGGTATCTCCATGTCAAAGGATTTTACGAAGACGGAACGGAGACATTGACTGCACACTACCCCATACATATTGATACCATTCCTCCCAACCCTATCTTTCCGACTGTTTCTTTGGAACAAGCCATCGTGGGAGAGCCGGTAGAACTCTGGTTTGGCACAACCGATGATGGTTCGGGAATCGCTTACTACGAGGTTGCGATCAATGGAGGAATCTACATTCCACAAACAAGCCCCTTTGTTCTGACCGATCTGGAAGAAGGAACTTACCTGTTTCAAGTGGGAGCTGTGGATTATGCAGGAAACGGAATGTACGGAAGCGTCTCAACCCGTGTGTATCCGGAAGGTACCGAGCTTGATCGACCGGTGGGAGCAGACAAGGAAGTATCCATATGGAAGTCAAATCAGTGGATTTTTGTCGGAGCCGGAGTGATCGTTCTTCTCTTGATCGGCGGTGGAATCTTTATTGCAGCAAGACGCCACAAGACCATTTCCCAATTTTAAAAAATATAAAAGAAAAAAATTAACTCTTCTTAGTAACCTATGCGCATCGCAAAAATCCTTTTGCACTCAGTCATAGGACTTGTCACGGCGATCAATCTTTTATCGCCTGGCTTGTTCTTTATGGGTGTACAGACCGCTGATGCCGCCACCTTGGGTGCCCCAAGTACAATTGGGTATCAAGGACGGCTCAAAAGCGCGTCTTCAGGGAGTGTGGTGAGTAATGGCACATACTACTTCCGATTCTACTTGTATGATGCCAGTACAGGAGGCACGCAGGTGACCTCTGACACCGCGACCCTTACGGTCACAAACGGGTATTTCAGTACGAACATCGACCTTTCCACCGATGTTGTTGATTTCGTCAACAACCTTTGGATGGAAATTGGTGTAAGTTCGGACGGAGTGACCTATGACACCATGACCACCAGGGTCAAACTTAATTCAAGCGCGTACTCTTTTGTCACGCGATCCATTGAAAACTCCGCGTCCGCTCCAGCCACCGATTTGTTCAACGGCCGCATGTATTTCAATACCACTACAGGAAAGTTGAATGTTTATAATGGTACGGCCTGGGTGGGAGTTTCCAATAATCTCGACGATGCCTATAACAACTTCGGTGCCGCCGCTTCAAAGATTACGATTGATGCGGCCGAAAGCCAGACGGGCGGACTCGAGTTTGAACTTTCCGCAACCAATAATCCCAATTTGGTTATTGATACCCAAGGAACTGGTGATTTTGTCATACAAGACGCAGGTTCCACATGGGCACAATTTACCGATGGCCAGGCGTTTGATGTCAACGGCACAGGCGCCATCAGTTTGGACGCGGATGCCGCTTCTAACTTCAACACTTCGGTAGGTGATCTCACTTTTGAGGCAGAAATAGGATCTCTTATTTTGAAAGGAGATGAGGCTGTAGCCGATGCTATCTATCTTGACGCTAATGATGCTGCCGGAACAGGAATTACCATGGTGACAGGCGTAACTGCCGGGTATTCCTTAAGTGGAGGTCCTTTTAATGTTTCTTCTACAGGAATTCTTAACCTTTATGGAGGAGGTGCAGCAACATTTGGAACAACAGTAGGGGATGTGACTTTATCAGCCGATTCAGGCTCACTTATTTTTCATGGTGATGAGAATGTTGCTGATGCCATTCAGGTAGTTGCAGCTGCTGGAGGTATTGATATCTCAGCTTCCAACAGGTTCTTCCATTAACCTTACTTCCACTGAAGCTGATAGTGCAGCCATTCGTTTGGACGCCGATGCCACAACAGGTTCCGGAGTCCAAATTGATGCCTATGATGCAACCAATAACACCTCGGGTGTTGTGCAAGTGGATGGGGGAACGGTTCAAATCAATACAAACAGTTCCACAGGTTTGGACTTAAACGTCCTTGGTTCGGGAAATGCAAATATTGACACAACCGACGGGGACATTTCTTTGACCGCCGGTGGAAGCTCGGGGGACGTCTCCATCACTTCTTCTCAAGGAGATGTCACGATCAACACCAATACCAATACCAAGACGATCAACATTGGAACAACCAACTATAACCGCACCGTCAATCTTTCAACGGGTACAGGAAACGATACGTTGAACTTGGCACATTGGTAACACCTCCGGTTCCACAACGATTGATATCGAATCCGGTACAGGAGGCGTGGACATGGATCTTACAGCCACCGGCGCATTTGCGATTGATGGCGACCTTGTTGTTATCGGAAATGCAGGTGTGGATGGGGATGTTGCCGATGGAGACAATGATTTACTCGTCGCAGGAGTGCTTGAGGTAGATGGCGAGTTTGAATTGGATGGTTCTCTTGATGCGGACGTCACCACCTTACTTCCACAAGAAATAATGCCCAAGCCATTTATCTTGAGGCAACCGCAGGTGGCATTGATATTGCCGCAACAGGTGCCTCAGCAGGCGAGGACATTGATATTACTTCTACAGGATCTTCCGTAAACATTTCCGCTACCGAAGCTGATGCAAATGCCATTACCGTATTTGCAAACGCGGAAGGTGGAGCGGTTGTCGTTCGCGCAGGCGACACGGCCGATGCTTCCACTGCTGATGGAAATGATGTGTATGTTGGTGCCGAAGACGATATCCTTATTGATGCCAACGATGACATGGTGCTTACGATCAGTGATGATTTTTCTTTGACGACTCTGGATTTGATCCTCACTGGAACAAACACGACGGACATCAACGCAACAAACGAAGCGATAACTATTGATGCTACCGATACGGACGCCGATGGTGGCGGCACCATCACCCTTACGGGAAATGATGGTGTGGCTGCAATAGCTACGACAGGCAACGTTGCTTTTACCGCTACAGCCGCTGATATTACCAACACAGCCGGAGGCGAATTTGACGCCACCTCAAC
>Ga0076286_135_pt1 | contig 9290 bp, 10 predicted proteins | sample RifGroF2_FD_67790 | JGI IMG/M metagenome (GOLD analysis project Ga0076286, IMG submission 67790) | Parcubacteria (Uhrbacteria) bacterium GW2011_GWF2_46_218
ATTTGTTCCAAGGTGGGGATGGGATAAATCTTTCCATCTATGCCAGTGATGGCTCCTTCTTTGAGGATGCCTACTTGTTCAAGAAGGGAGACTTGAGAATCATATTGCTCTTTGATGTGATAAAACTTCTCTCCATGCTCAATGGCTTCTGTATTCTTCCAAGGTTCTTTTTTGACAATGAGATGCTCAAAGCGTTCGAGAAGGAGGGCAAGTCGTTCGAGATCTGGAGTGGAGAGTTTACAGGTCGCCTCGCGCAGGAGGTCGGGCTTGGTAAGGGATTCTTTGGAAATCCCATGAGCTTTTGTAAAATCAATGATCTCTTGTCGTAGAGTTTCAAAATGCGCGCGGTGTTGTTCGGGCAAAGAATCGCGGGCACTTGAAACCGAATCCATGATGGCTTCACCAAGAATTTCCGAAGTGCGCTGGCCCCCTACCTCCGCAGGGGTGGCGGATAATTCTGAAGTTGGTCGAAAAAGAGACATAAATATCAAAGGTTAAATCATCACCGAAGACCGCAAACCAATGTCCCCAGTCTGAGCATGAGGATCAAGCCCGCTGAGGGAAGCCCGACGAAGGTCACGGTCCCAATACACGAAAGGCACATTGATGAAGGACCGAAAAAAAGCTCCTGTAAGGTAAGAGATGCATTCTTTGTTTGTGGGATTCCATACATCATCAAGAGGTTTTCCTGTTTCCGAAAGATGAATCATAAAGGCCATGATCCAATCTTCAGGAGTCATGCCTGTTTCACCATGATAGGGAGAGTCTTCATCATCTTGAGCTTTTTCAAGAATGGAAAGATATTCATTGGGGGTTTTATCTGCTTCAAGAGGAGGTCGAGGGATGAGGTCTCCTTGGGGTGTTCCTTGGCCTTCTCTGGGAATGGAAGCAAAGCCCAGGGAATGTGGATCAGAAGGATTAGAAGGCTGGAGAAGATGAACAGTCCAACCAGGAAAGGAATCTTGATTGTCTTCTTGTTCTTCAAGTATCTGTGCTTTTATCTTCCCCCCATGACCTTCTTTTGTAAAAGACTGTGGATAATAGACAAGATTTGGAGAATCTCCCTTGTCTGCTATTTGATATTCTTCCCATGTATAGAGAGGATCATCAGTATCTAGATTAAAAGAGGAATGGGACTTTTTATATTTGAGTAGAAATTGTTTGAGTGTCTCTCGGAGAGTATCAAGACTCATCCCGAATGGAACAAGAAGAAGTTTGGTAAAGCCTTGGTCGTGTTTAGTCTCGAGAGCCTCGTGGCGTTCAAAAAAACGGACGGCTATTTGTTCCAAGGTGGGGATGGGATAGGTGTTACCATCTATCCCTAGGATGGCTCCTTCTTTTAGAATACTTACTTGTTCAAGAAGCTCTACTTGGGAATCATATTGCTCTTTGAGGTGATAAAACTTCTCTCCATACTCGATGGCTTTGGTATTCTTCCAAGGTTCTTTTTTGACAATGAGATGCTCAAAACGTTCGAGAAGGAGAGCGAGTCGTTCAAGGTCTTGGGTGGAAAGTTTGCCGGTAACCTCGCGCAGGAGGTCGGGCTTGCCAAGAGATTCTCTGGAAATCCCGTGAGCTTTTGTAAAATCAATAATCTCTTGTCTCAAAGTTTCAAAATGTGCGCGGTGTTGTTCGGGAAGAAAATCGCGAACACTTGAAACCGAATCCATGATGGCTTCACCAAGAATTTCCGAAGTGCGCTGGCCCCCTGCCTCCGCAGGGATGGTAGAAGAAAAAGATTCTGAAGTTGGTCGAGAAAAAGACATACTGATCAAATCTCAAGTGCATCAATGGGTGGCATAGACTCGCCGGACAAAAACGTAAGCATGGCTCCCCCTCCTGTGGAAAGAAGAGTGTATTGATCAGTAAACCCACCTTCTTCAATCACCGGTCCGGTATCGCCACCGCCGACAATCGTTAATGCTTTCCCTGTACGTTTAGCAATCGCTTCAGCAATCTCAAACGTCCCTTTTGCGAACGGTTTGATTTCGCAATATCCAAGCGGACCGTTCCAGACAATGGTGCGCGCCTCACGAATCAAAGTTAAAAATCGTTCGATGGTTTTAGGGCCAATGTCCACAATGCGATCTTTAGGCTCAACTTCGGTAATTCCAACCACACGTTTTGCCGCGTCTTTGCGCAAAGAAGACACCACAACTACATCCTCGGGTAATATGATTTTCTTTCCCGCCTCTTTAAGCATTTGTGCGGCTTGTGCAACCCCTTCTTTATCGTAAACCGATCGCCCGATCTCCATTCCTTTCGCTTTCAAAAATGCATGGGCGAGCGCGCCACCCACCAACACGGTCGAAACGCGCGGCAACAAACGCTGAATGACAGGAAGTTTTGTTTCCATCTTGACGCCCCCGACCACCAACACAAACGGCGCACGAGGATGTTGCATGGCTTTGGTAAGAATCGTTACTTCTTGAGCCAACAGAGGTCCGGCATAAGAAGGAATCTCTTTGGTAATAGCATGTACAGAAGTTTGCGGCCGATGGCACACTGCAAACGCATCATTGATATATAAATCTCCTAAGGCTGCCAGCTGTTTAGCAAACCCAGGATCATCTTTTTTCTCTAAAGGGTGAAAACGAATATTTTCCAACAAAAGGACTTCCCCATTCTCAAGTCGTGTCACAGCTTTTTGTGCTTTCTCATCCACAATCCCTCGCACGGTTTTTACCTTGGTCTTTAAAAGTTCGGACAAACGTTTTGCAACGGGCGCCACCGAATACGCGGAAACAAACTTTCCCTCCGGTCGCCCGAGGTGAGTCATTATAATAATTCTTGCCCCGCGTTGCATCAGCCAATCAATATCCACAGCCGATCGTGCGATGCGCCCCTGCGGACCATCCACAGCTTTTCCTTTTTTAATAGGAACATTGGCATCAATGCGCATGAGCACACGCTTTCCACAAAGCGGCATGGAAGCGCGCAGAGTACGTAATTTCATACATCGCTCTCATGATAACATCTACCCTCATCAATACGAAATAGTGAGAAGACTAATCTCCGGAGGATTCCACAAACGCGCTCGCGGACCGGTTTCACCCACACCTGCTGTCACAAAAAGTGGCAACCCCTTATAGAGATAAAATCCGCGGTCATACGCACGACCCAGTTCATCGGGAATCGGCGGGATCGATCCTATCCAAGGCAAACGAATCTGCCCTCCATGCGTATGTCCGGATAACACCAGATCGGCCAAACGACTTTCTTCATCTAACACAACGTCAGGATTATGGGAAAGAAGAATGACTTTATCTTCTTCTTCTATCCCTTCCAGCGCTTTGGAGAGATCCGCGGCAAACCAAAGATCAGAGATACCCACAAGCGTAATTCCCGTCATGCCTATTGGAACGGATTCGTTCTCCAAAACCTCTATGTGCAAAGCCTCGAGAGTTTGAGCGATGATCTCCGGTTGCCATCCTTCATAATCATGATTACCCAAAACCGCATACACTCCAAACGGCGCGGAAAGATTTCCCAAAGGCCCGAGCAAAACTGATTGTGTGGGATCATCATAAATAAAATCTCCGACAAGCAGAATGATATCAGGGTGCTCGGCCAGGGTTTTTTTCACCACTTTGCGCACCCAAGCCTCATCTCGATAAGGACCTACATGGATATCCCCTATGAGAGCCACGCGTAATTCTTGTGTGGAAGAAGGGGACAAAGAAATGTCTTGTGTATGTACCGTGAGTATTTTGGGTTCAATAACGCTTCCGTAAAAAATAACAATCCAAGAAACAGAAAGAAATAAAAGAAAAAATTGTGTTTTCCATACGCGCAACGAAGCACGGTGCGCAATGATCTTGTGTACAAAAAGAAACCCTGCACTTACAAGATAGAAAAAAGTAATGGCATCAAAATAGGTCATACAAAAAGCAAAAAAGCTGGATATCGCACCAGCCGTTTTTTTCTTTACTTTCCAATGTGGGTCACCATATCAAGCAGCATCTCGGTATAGCCCCATTCGTTATCATACCAAGCAAAAATTTTTACAAGATCCCCATCCACCACGCGAATCATTTCCAAATCCACAACAGTAGCAAAATGCGTTTGGATAAAATCGGAAGAGACAAGCGGTTCATCGGTCACTCCCAAAATTCCTTTCCAACGAGCGCTGCGTGCGGATGCACAGAATAATTTTTGCAATGCTTCCACTGTCGTTTTCTTTTTGAGAAGAAAGGTACCGTCTGAAAGAGAAACGTCCAAAGTGGGTACGCGAATCGCAAGTCCATCAAACTTTCCTTTTAATTCTTTGATCGCTTCTGTCACCGCAACCGCCGCACCTGTGGAGGTAGGAATCATATTATTGAGAGCGGAACGTGCGCGACGCAAATCGGGCTTACGACCGGCCGGCACCCCGTCCACCACATTTTGACCATTGGTAACCGAGTGTACGGTGGTGAGCATGGCTTTGCGAATCCCAAACGCTTCGTGAAGAATTTGTGCCACAGGCGCAATCGAGTTTGTAGTGCAAGAACCATTATTGATCACGCGTTGGGATGTTTTATAATCTTTATGATTCACCCCCATAAGATAGGTCGGCGCATCGTTTGATGGAGCGGAAATTACCACCTTTTTTGCACCGGCTTGAATGTGTTTTTGCGCATCTGCCTCTTTTGTGAAAAATCCCGTGGATTCAATAACCACATCTACTTTGAGATCTTTCCAGGGAAGAATGGCGGGATCTTTTTGCGCAAACACCGGAATTTTTTTGCCGTCGATAATGAGGTGCTTTGAGTCCGCAGACACCTCATGATTCCAGGTACGAAACACAGAATCGTATTTGAGCAGATGGGCAAGGATCGCTGGATCAGTAAGATCATTGATCGCCACAAAGACATATGTGCCACGGTCCCATCCTGCACGCAGGGCATTACGGCCAATACGGCCAAAACCATTGATCGCAAGGTTGATCATAAAAAAAGATAAAGACTCATAAAATCAGTGTAACATTTTTTGCATCAAAAAGGAGGTCTTCCTGTTGACAAAACGCTCAAAAAAGCCTTAGGATCATCACAGTTCCTTTTCTTTTGGAGGTGTCATGTCTATTCTCGAACAACCGGTTCCGAGGTGTTCGGCTTTCCCTCTTTCCCTGCGCGATCTGCCAGGATGCATCACTTGTACTCTGCGCGAAAAGACCGGTTTTGACTACGAGGTTTACGTGCAAAATGGGATGCCCGTTATTCTCCATGATCATGAAAGAGATGAAGACGGCAACCTCATGGCTGAAGATCCGCGCATTGCCTTGCGCGACTGTTGCCCCAAAACTCGCCGTGCGTTTGAAAACAATTGTATAGCGGTATCGGAGATCAAAGGCGGTGGCTATCGTGTGGAAACTCCCGCACGACTCGATGACGTGAATCTCTTTGCCATCGATCTGGAAACACAGCTGCAAACGCTCCGTATCGAAGTCACGGTCAATGTCTCACGTATGAATCGAGATGATGTCATCTTGTCCGTCAAGGCGATGAAAGACAGGATGAGTCCATCAGCAGAACGAATGCTACGTGTTTTGCAGATAGCGGACATTCAAAAAATCGGTGATATCCCCACCCGTGCGATGGTATGGAATCAACAAGGCGAGGATGAAGTTCTTCTGCGCGTTCCGATCCGCTGTTTCCTCCAATCACCCTGTTAACGCAAAACCTGCCCCAAAAGGCAGGTCTTTCTTTATCTCAAAATTCTGAAAAAAATTATCCAATCTGGAATCGAGCAAAACGACGAATCTGCATATTTTCACCAAGTCCTGCAATGTGCTCCTTGAGTAAGTCCCCCACGGTCTTGTCTTCGTCTTTCACAAAAGGCTGATCCAAGAGCACAACTTCGCTATACCACTTATTGATCTTTCCTTCGATAATCTTTTCGATAACTTCGGCCGGTTTATTTTGTCCTTGCATTTCCGCGCGATAAATTTCTTTTTCTTTCTCAAGAAGATCAGTGGGCACTTCCTCACGCGTCACATATTGTGGATCCAAAGCACTCACATGCATGGCCACATCATGACAAAAAGTAAGAAACTTTTCATTGCGCGCCACAAAGTCTGTCTCACTGCTAATCTCCACCAGAGCTCCCAATTTTCCATTCGCATGAAGATAGGCATACACACGACCCTCACGTGTTGCACGCTCAGCCTTTTTTTCTGCTTTTGCCACGCCTTTTTTGCGAAGAACATCGATGGCTTTTTCGATATCTCCTGCGGTTTCCTCAAGCGCTTGTTTGGCATCCATCATGCCTGCGCCTGTAGTTGCACGCAATTGCGCGACTTGTTTGGCATCAATCCCCATATTAGTTTGCCTCCTCCTTGGAGGGTGAAGTAATGGTTGGTGTTGGTTTATTTGTAGGTTGAGAAGCTTCCTCTTTTTTGATTTGTTTTTGTTGTACGGCTTCCACAGTTCCTTCTTCTACTGATTCGCAAATCACCTTACAAATAAGATCGGTTGTTTTTGCAGAATCATCATTGGCTGGAATCACGTAATCAACAATGGAAGGATCAACGTTGGTATCACAAATGGCAATAATCTTCACGTGAGAACTCAAAGCTTCGGTGATCGCAGTCTTATCCGCACGTAAATCGCAAATGAAAATCGCATCAGGAACGCGCTCCATCTCAGCAATACCACCAAGCTTTCTTTCCATTTCCACAATCTTGCGCTGAATCATAAGTTGTTCCTTTTTTGTATACTTGCGCAACTCACCTTTTTCTTGTTGATCTTTATATTTCACCAGTTGTTTCACACTGCGCCGTACTTGAGGAAAATTGGTGAGGGTACCTCCAAGCCAACGTTCGGTGACAAATGGCATATGACAACGTTTGGCATACAACTCCACCAAGGGTTTGGTTTGTTGTTTCGTTCCCACAAAAAGAACTATGCCTCCGCGGGCGACAACACCTTTGATATAGGCGGCGGATTCTTCCACCTTTGCGACTGTCTGTTCGGTGTCAATAATATGAAAACCTCCACGCTCACCAAAAAGATAAGGTTTCATCTTCGGGTGCCAACGGGAGGTGCGGTGACCAAAATGTGCTCCGGCTTGGAGCCACTCGGCCAGGGGAGGGATCTGTGACATAGGGTTCCTTTTTTACAACGATGGAAGTCGAGGGCCGCAATGCGGAGGATGCCTCTAACTTATATTTCCACCTGATTTTTAATAAACGTGCTTTCGCACTATGGGCGGTACTATAGAAAAAAGAAGGGGAAAGGTCAATGGTCGGAGTCTGTTTTTGTAATAAGCATCGCATCTCCAAAAGAAAAAAAACGATACCCTTGATCTATCGCTTCCCTGTACGCGGCAAGAATATGCCCCCGACCGGCAAAAGCACTCACCAATACAAGAAGGGATGATTTTGGAAGATGAAAATTTGTAAGCAATACATCCACGATTTGAAACTTAAATCCCGGACAGATATACAAATTGATGTCACCGGAAAATCCTTCCGTTGGGAGTGTTCCATCAAACATCTTGGCAACTCCCTCCAGAGTGCGTAAAGAAGTAGTGCCCACGGCAATGACTCTCCTCCCCTCTTGTTTAGCTTTCATAATGATTTGAGTAGCGCTTGGATTGACCTCAACCCATTCGGCATGCATCACGTGATCTTCAATAAACTCCGTGTGAATCGGACGAAAAGTTCCAATGCCGACATGCAAGGTGATAGGAACGATCTCCACCCCTTTTTTTGAAATAGCCTCCAAAAGTTCTGAAGTAAAATGGAATCCTGCTGTCGGTGCTGCCACAGAACCTGTCTTGTCGGCATACACCGTTTGATAACGATCAGGATCAGGTTGCGCATGAATGTAAGGAGGGACGGGAACTTCTCCGAATTGATTTGCGTACGCAAGAACTTCAGTGCTCGAACAATCAAAACATACGTCCACGATTCCATCGGTGTGTTTGTGTAAAACTGATGCCTTTATTTGCGATTCTCCAAAAAACAAATGGTCTCCCTCTTTCACTTTTTTCCCCGGCCGAATTAAGGTTTGCCAATGCGTTACAAAATCACGCAGTAAAAAAATTTCTACGATTACTCCCTCTTTTGTTTGTGCATGCAACCTGGCGCGAAAAACTTTTGTTTGATTGATGACAAGAACGTCTCCTGCTTTCAGCTCATCTTGAATATCAAAAAAATGTTTATGCTGTCGCACCCCTGTTTCGCGATCCAAAATCATAAGTCGAGAATAATCTCGAGGTTCTTGCGGAGATTGAGCGATCAAAGAAAGTGGAAGATGATAATCAAACAAGGAAAGTGGTATTTTTTGTGCGTTCATATGTATCGAATTAAACCACCACCGAAGACCGCACCCCAATGCCCTCATCCCGAACACGAGGATCATTCCTGCCGAAGCCAACCTGCCGATTGCCACGGCTCCAAAACGCGTAAGGCACACCGGTGGAGAACTGAAAAAAAGCTCCTGTAAGGTAAGAGATGCTTTCTGTACCATTTTGCCAGTTATCCATTGGTTCTCCTGTTTCTGTGAGGTGAATCATAAAGGCTATGAAGTAAGGGGAGTTGGGATCGTTTTGAACTTCTCGAAGGAGGGAAAGATATTCATTGGGAGATTGACCTGCTTCAAGAGGAGGTCGAGAGGTTAGATCTCCTTGGGGTGTTCCTTGGCCTTTTCGTGGAATAGGAGCAAAGCCTTTGAGAGTTTCGGTATCTTGTTCGTCCATGTTTGAGGGTTCGTCACTCGTCCATCCTCCGTCATCCATCCGACCATCGTCACCCCTGGCTTGACCCAGGGTCTCTTGTCCTTCAAGTATCTGTGCTTTTGTCTTCCCCCCATGACCATCCTCTATAAAAGACTGTGGATAATAGACAAGCTTGGGGGAATCTCCTATGTCTGCTCCTTGATACTCTGGCCATGCCCAGAGAGGTTTATTGGTATCAAGATCAAAAGAGGGATTATTCTTCTTGTACTCGAGAAGGAATTGTTTGAGTGTTTCTTGGAGACTATCAAGGCTCATCCCGAATGGAACAAGGAGAAGTTTGGTAAAGCCTTGGTCGTGTTTAGTGCGTAGGGTCTCGCGGCGTTCAAAAAGACGCATGGCGATTTGTTCCAAGGTGGGGATGGGATAGGTGAAGAATGCCTACTTCCTCAAGAAGCTCTACTTGAGAATCGTATTGCTTACGAAGATGATAAAACTTCTCTCCATACTCGATGGCTTTGGCGGGGTCTATCTCTTCTTTCTTTGGTTCCCCATTCTTGAGAAGATATTCAAAGCGTTCGAGAAGGAGAGCGAGTCGTTCAAGATCTGGAATGGAGAGTTTATAGGTCGCC
>Ga0076286_144_pt1 | contig 4861 bp, 1 predicted proteins | sample RifGroF2_FD_67790 | JGI IMG/M metagenome (GOLD analysis project Ga0076286, IMG submission 67790) | Parcubacteria (Uhrbacteria) bacterium GW2011_GWF2_46_218
TTATTTCTTGAGGAACCTCTTCTGTAATAATCTCATCGGTGGCAATCTCCTCAACCATGGGTTCTTCCATCACCTCCACAGTGGCAATCTCCTCAACCATGGGTTCTTCCATCACCTCCACTGGTTCGTAATCTTTGCGATAAGCCGTGACCATCCAATCAAATGTTGTATCAGGATCTTCCTGCGCCGTTTGCACGATAAATCCGTTTTGATCCTTGGAAGAAACATACAAACGTACAGGAGCGTTTGGAGTCACGATCACGTACAAAGGAGCTGTTGCGGAAATCACATCATTAAATGTAGGATCTGATTCTTCAAAAAGGATGATCGCGCTTCCAAGTTGGGTACGCCCTGATCCCGACAAAGTGATCATAGTCTGTGGGGACGTAACGGCTGTCGTTGTCACCCATTCGTTTTGATAACTTGAGATCACGGTTTGAAGAGTAGCTTGGGTCTTTACCGTTCCGTCCATTTCAATTGACCACACGTCACCAAGACCCGCCAATCGTCCAATTGCAGTCACATCATATCCGCTCATGCTCAAACTGCCGCTCATGGAAAGATTGGAAAGATTTTGAATATCACTTCCGGACGCTGTGTTATACACATTGGCTGCAAACGTTTCTCCACCATCAAAATAACCGATATTCACAAAGGTGATGACGCTCTCGTCTTGACCCTCGGCTCCTTCATAAGGCTCAAGAGCATACCCGACAACCATACCAGGCTCGGTTGCCTTTTTGGCATAACCGGCTGTCGAAGAAATCGTCAAAGGATCCCCTACTTCGATCACACCCCCCTCCATGGTCACCTTGGTGGGCACACGACCGGCCAGAGCGATCGGATAAGACCCTGCTTCATTTTCTCCGGCAAGGAAACCCGGGCGTGTGGAAACAATGCCTGCGAGTTGATCACCTTCTGCGCTTGTCGCGCGACGCACCTTGGCACCGTCTCCTGCAAACACGACCACATCTCCGGATATTAAAATCTCGTCGGATGGGAACATTTCGGCAAAATCATAAGATCCTGTAGCCCAACCGCTTGCATTAGTGCGCATAAAGTCTCCTCCCGCACCCGAAGATCCGTCGTAGTAAATATATTTATCACTCTGCGCGGTGCCGCGATCGGAAGGATACAAGCGCCCGGCAATCATAAGGTCACCGGCAATCGAAAGAGTCCCTTCGTTTGTGATATACGCGACCTCGGTATCGGCGACGTTACGAATCGACAAACGATAATGATCCGCATCAGTCACATCATTCATAATCTTCATATCTACTGATTGCGCGACTGATCCGTCCCAAGCCGATCCACGAAGCGCCAGTCCATAAGAAGCATAGGTTGGATTGGCCGCATCAGCCTCTCCTAAAGAAGCGAGAATGGTTTCATCGGCAATATAGGTAGAACTTCCATCAGTGCTCACCACATTTCCCGCATACCAGATTGGATTCACATATACCATAATCTCCCCTATCCCTGAGCCCATATACGTATCAAGAGCAAACCCGATAATAGTTCCCGGTTCAGTGGCTTTCATCCCATAACCCGCAGCAGAGCTGGAAGTGATGGGATCTCCCACCGCGATCGCGCCGTTTTCATCGTTCACATGAACCATCACACGACCGACAAGAGCCACTGGCATGGGGTTATCCGTATCGGCAATGTTGTAACCGATCGAACTCCCATCCTCCCAGTTATCAACCGCCACCCCTAATAATTGATTTTGATAATCATTGCTGGATTTGACGAGTTGCACCATGGCCTCACCATGCTCGGTTATAACCGATGTGCTTCCGGTCACAACAATGTCTCCATAGGAAACATCCGTGGCCATAGGATAAATTTCCGCATAGTCTGCCTGACCGGCCACATTACAATCACCGACATTTGCCAGGCCTGTAAACGTATCGGCACCACTATGACACAAACGTTGCGTGTAGGTGATTGTATCATCCAAATTAAATTGCAAAGTTGTAAGACTTGCGGAAATAAGAGCCGTATTTCCATCGCGTAGGGCAATGGTTCCATCTGTCGCATTATCGATTGTCTCACCATTTTGAAGATCAATATCTATGTCCCAACCCGCGGCGATATTGATGGCACTTTCTGTTCCCGCTCCGGCAGTGATGCTGCCGATGTTGATTCCGTTAAGCGAACCGGCTCCAACTCCTGAAGCAAAAATATCTACACCATTTTGTGTTCCCCCTGTTGTAATCGATCCTGTCTCAACCAATAAACCGCTGCTTTGTAAGGTTCCACTTGTCTGGGTGATATTGGGCATCTGTACATGAAAACCTCTCCAAGAAAGAACGCCTGCTGTGCTATGAGTCATCGCGCCTGAAATGGAAATATCATATCCCGTATAAGTGGTTGAAGAAGTGCTTGTGAGCGCAGGCATATTTACGTCATGCCCCGTCACATTCACACCTGTGGCTCCTGTCACATTTGTCCGAAGATTGAGCGACATGCCGGTCAAGGCCGCGGCGATTGTTTCGGCCCCGCTATAATCCACATCAATGATTGTGCCCTGATTCAAAGAAGTATTGATATCCAAATCCGCGACCGTAGAATCCGCAAGACCGGTGATCGTGAGAGGCGATGTACCGACCGCCTGTCTTGTAAGCGTCATGGCTCCGGTTGTTGCAGCAACATCAAAATTTGGAAAATCTATCAAGGAAGAAGTACTTCCTATCAAAGAGAGAGTATCAAGCGCGGAACCGAAATAGATTGTATCAGCTGTCGTGTTATTTGTTCCGATATTAATTGTATTGCCTGCTGTTCCGGTTCCAATGTTTATTATTTTGGCATTATTACCGATTCCTACATTGACTGTTCCTGTTGTCCCGGAATCAATGGTAATACCCCCTGTAAGAACAGTATTGATGCTAAGAGAATTATCAGCAGTAAAGGTGCTTGCATTTGTTTCAATCGTGCCTGTGCTTGAATCAAGGGAAAGTGTTCCACCCGATGCATTTAATTGTAACGTCCCCCCTCCGCTGTCAACCGTAAGAGCTCCAGAGCCATCAATATGGGTTCCTGCAAGGGTTACATTTCCATTTTCCTCAACCATAAAGATCAATGCTGCCACATCATCTTCAATACGAATTGGCCGACCTGTGTTTTGTGATTTATCAACAACAATCTTAAGTCCATCTCCTGTAAAACCGCTTGCATCCACTCCATCCATAATAAGTTCAAGAAGATCACCGGAAAGAGTTGCTCCTGTGGCAGGATTTGCTGCAATCGTCATTCCTTGAGCCGTAGAGGCACCGGCAACGGTCGGTGCAAGAGAAAGATCAATAATGTTTCCGCTTGTATTGATCATATCCATGTCAATCGCGGAAGCGGAAGTCATGTTTGTCCCGGTGATATCAATAGCATCAATGTTTGAGGATGGAGTGAGATCAAAAGAATCCCATGTAATCGCTCCTCCAAACGTAACACCATTACCAAAATAAGCATCATCTTCCACATACAATCCATAATCCCAATTGGTTCCTTGTTGATAAATACCATATTCGGTTGCCGCCGTTGCTGCTGCCGGATCATTCACATGGAATCCATAAACTGTGGTCGATCCGTCTCCCGTAAGATTGGTCATATCAACATCAATTCCATTTACTGCGGCCGTTGCCGTTTCTGATGTCCAATCAATATCAATAATGCTTCCTCCGGCTGATTCCACATTCAAATCCATAATGGAGGCCGTTGAAGCGGCAAGTCCTGTGACGGTAAACGGGGAGGTTCCTACCGCTTGTTGCGTCAATGTCACCGCACCTGTTGCTTCGGCCACATCGAAGTAAGTTCCAACAATGGCATTCGCTCCAATATTCAATGCGTTCACAATTCCACTATCCGAGACATCAAGACCGTTTGTCATCATGTTGTTGCCGTCTACATTAATGTAGATGCCGCTTGAGACAACTTCGTTTCCGTCAAGATGATTAAGGTAGATGAACGCATCAGGGTTTCCTACCAATGTGCCATCATCGGCATTGGTCATTTTCAAAAGATAATTTTCTCCCACATCGGTTGCCGCCGTATCAGTAAACGTAAGGTCAATCACGCTCAATGTTTGGTCTGTAGCATGCGTCTGTGTAATCGTAAAATTCTCCGTGTTGGAAGAACTTCCCGTGACAAAATTAAAATCCGTATCTCCGGCTGTCGTTAGACCTCCGGTAAGGGCAAGAGAGCCGGTATTGAAGGTGCCGTCTGCCGTAAGCGTCATGAGGGAATAGGCATTGGCATCTTTGAAAGTTAAAACTCCACCAACCGGTATAACGATATTTGCGGTGGCATCGGTTGTTTTAAAAAGAGAATCCCAACCGTCAGCAATGCGTATGGCAGCGGATAATACTTCTTCATTAAAAAGCTCGGACTCGGTCAAGGTACCCACATTTAATCCTGAAAGAGTAAGGTCTTTTCCCGCGTCATCTCCGTTTCCGTCACTTGCCGTGGCTGTAAATGCATCAATACCTATGATGCTTACTGTTTTTGCAACATCGGTGGAATAGGAAGGAGTAAAACGCAGACCCGCACCGTTGGCATTGGTGATCGTGCTGATGATGGAAAGAATATCCACATTGTCAGTGACGGAAGTATCTCCTGTTCCCAAAACAAGAATGTCGGTTGTGGGAGATGTGTCTGCGTCTACAAGCATGCTCTCACCATCGGCAAGAGTCACCGTAAGATTTCCCACAGGATCAAGATCAAGGGCTCCGGCGGCGGCGATTTCTCCGGCGGCAACAAACGTCAAAGAATCGATATCCATGACTGTTCCTTCCACCGACACTTGTCCCATATTCCCTCCATCATCAATCGTGATGGAGCCGGTCGTGCCCGAAACATCAAACTCCGTGCT